>Ga0155677_135_pt1 | contig 4694 bp, 3 predicted proteins | sample RifCSPlowO2_01_FD_107334 | JGI IMG/M metagenome (GOLD analysis project Ga0155677, IMG submission 107334) | Candidatus Yanofskybacteria bacterium RIFCSPLOWO2_01_FULL_41_67 | reverse complement strand
GCATTCCATAAAATCTCATTTTTCTTACCTATTTCTTTCTCAGCCCATTTTTTCTCAAGCAAAGACACATTTCCGCGCATAAAAAAATCTTCGAACTCACTGTTGGTCAGTAGCATCCTGGTTTTGAAATTTTCCTGCTGATGCTTGTTCTTTATCTCGAGCCATACTGTTTGGGATTCACCAATCGTCGGTTTATAAACACGTAATCTGAACTTTTTCCTCCTTATCAGACCGTCGATTTTATCTCTGTAGTCGGAAAGATCATAGGAATCGTAATACAAGCTGGTTACAAAGTACTCGCCGTTAAGTGAGCTTATATTAGAATCCGGCTTCATCCCATACTTAACAATGTCCTTTTCTATCAGATATGCAGTATTAGGATCAATCTCATATTTGAATTCAAATCTAAATTTTTTACTCATTTTTGTTTCTGTTAAAAACTAGATTATAAATATTAGCCGGCAAGATCTTACTCAATTCCGGCTCTATTTGACTTATGGCCGTACCGCCCTCATATCCTCCTTCTACGATGCTGTCATTTACGATTAAGCTTGAGAATTCATCTTTCTCAATTTCTACCGGATTCCCCCAGATCACGGATCTGCTGACCTGGGCCTTCCCGCCGTTAATAAAGCTTGGTTTCTTTCTGTATAGATAGAGGCCGTGGCTTTTATTCCCTATTATTTTGTTATTATCGATAACCGCATCGGAAAAATCCTTAACCGCAATGCCGGTATTGCATCCGGCTATAATATTACCCGAGATTACGAGACTTGATTTCTCTCCTACGCTTATGCACTTATCTCCATAGCCGGCTATCTGGTTATTAACAATCTCAATCCGAGTTCCGGAAAGATCGATGGCATCGCCATTATTTCCTCCAAGAATATTATTTATAAACCTGCTGTTTTCTACTTTTCCATTAGAAATAAAATCCAAATCCATACCATCAGAGCTGTTATTCTCAAATAAACTATTCCTAATGACGATCGATCCCAAAATCGCATGAAAACCATCATCTGATTTTCCATTCTTAAATACTGAATTTTCAACTAAAGATTCCGCATTATGTAATGAAAACTGAGAAAGAAAATTTACTCCGTTTATCAGGTCTGACGATCCTCCGCTTACTATTATATTACTGAAATAATTTTTATCAGAACCGGTATTAACGACGGCAAAAACACCCCAGGGTTTGTCCGAGCTAGGATATGAAGGAGCCATTAAAATCTGGTTTCGGCTATCACCGTCAGCGGTTACCGAACCGTAGGAAACCAGAGAAACTCCCGGGTTAAAGAGTAGTTGAGCTCCCGGTTCAATTACCAGCCTCAGACCGCTCGGGACTACAACGGTTTTATAAAAGATGTGACTTCCGGCACTAATGACTACCGTCTTTTCATTAACTTTTTTAAATTGAGGATTTTCAGCAATGAACTGATTGACGCTTTTTATCACATCCGGCAAATACTTAAAACTACCGCTAAAATTAAGCTTACTAGAATAAGACAAACTTTCAGGAACATGGGATTCTTTGATCGCCCTTAAGGTTACGAGCTCTCCGGCTTTTTGGAAGTTTTTTACTATTAATTCACGGCTCTTGCTATTAGCCCTATTAAAGGAGAAGTTATTCTCATTTTTGGCCTGATCGCTATAAAATTCGTTTTTTGTAGACGCGACTATACTGTCGTAATAATTTAGATCGTTAGTTAGGTTGTCTTCATTCTGAACATAATTTTTTAAAATATCCAGAAACTTATCGGAATAAACTTTATTTTTAAATATTCTCTTTACTAGCAGAGGCTGATTGCTGTTATAAACTTTATCTTTTAACTCTTCCAGCTCTATATCCCAGACTATTGGTTCAAATTTGCCCGTTTCGCGTCTAAACAGCAAGACCAAGTTGCTTGAATCACTCTGATGGGCAGAACCCGAAAGCACAGTCACCAACTGCCATTTATAAATTTTTTCCAGATCAACAAGCTTGTCTATATATTTATAAAAAACTTCATCCGGAGCTTTAGCGACCAGTTCTCTTAGGGCATCGAGCTCCTCAAATGGCCCATTTTCATTTTTAACGCCGGCAGTATAACTCTTCCAATAAGAAAATGGGAGCTTATTTCCATCTGGCGACATAGCTTCACTAGTATCATTATTGGATAATATGTTGTCGGTATCAGCTATTCCGTTCTTATCTAAGAATTCAGTTGACCAGGCTTCTGAGGCAAGATAAACCCCGAAGTCTCTTTTATTGATATTCAACCTCACAAATTTAATATCCGGAGCAAGTACGCCCATTTTTTCGGCCCGATATGAATTAAGGGCTGAAACAAAATAACCGCGGTCTAAGGGGATAATTAAATTCAATTCCCGCATTCCTTGGAAAAGATTATCTGAAGGAAATTTAATTTTAAGTGATTTTTGTTCAGCCTGCCAATGATTCTGCATCAATCCCCGATATCGTATTTTGATTTTTGACTGATAACCGTCGTCACCGGCAAAATAGGCATTAACATAGTTTTTATTACTATCAGATAAAAATCCGTAATCCATTTTTTCTAAATCAACCGGAACACTGTTATTCAGCTTCTCAACATTCTGAATATCTATAAAAACATGATACAGGGGCAAGTCGCTTTGTTTGAACCAGAAAGATAGAAATGCAATATTAGGAAGCTTTTTGATGGATCTCCAGCTATGGGAGAAGTAATTCTTTAATGGGGTTTTTATATTTTTAAAACTTGGATATGTTAAAAAAGCAAAAATTATAAATAAAATAAGCCCATAAATTGCGGGTTTTTTTCTTAATAAGAAACGGCTCTTTTTAATATGTCTTGATGGCATAGAGCGAAAGAGTAGCGGTAAATTTATTAGCTAGACTAAGACAATTCTGGATAAAAGGATATACTAAAAAAGACCTAGAGTCAATCCCCGATCCCAAGAGTAAAATGCGAAAAAATTGTAAATAAAAACCCCTTCTGTCTCATAGGGGTTGTTTTTTATCATTGCTTCGGTGCCATTGAGCGGACATTTGCAATTCTTTCAGGCTTATTAATAAACTCCCAGGCTTTCCTTGAAATAAATTCCAGATACCAAGGATCAATTAAAGTTTTTACAGTCGGCCTCATCCAGTCCAGGTCAGCTATGTCTATTCCAGGCAATAACAGATTATTCGCCATTACATAATCATATAATTCCGTACCCGGAAAAGGGGTAACTATGGTCAGATTAACATAGGCCGAACCGGCATCCAGATGCTTTTTAGCGGCAAGAATTGTCTCGGCCAGTTCTTCGTAGGTCTCATCCGGATAACCGATAAGATAGCAACTGGAAACGGTGATACCGACGGAATTGGCTTTCTTTATCAAAGCTGATATGTCGTATGTTTCGTGACGTATCTTTCCAGAAACCCACTTATCAATAATTCTCTGGGAACCGGATTCTACTGGGAATGATAGCCGGTCGAAACCAGCCTCAGCCATTGTTTCAAGCATCTCGTCATCTACTACAATCTTTTCGCCTTCATTTTTGTGAAGATGAGAAAGATTAACTCCGTTAACATCGCCTAATTTAAAGCCGTATTTAATCAGCATCTTAAAGATAGCTAAAGCCCTCTTCTTTTTTGCCAGCAACGAATCATCCTCTATATAAATATACTGGGCTCCGAGCTCTTTTATCACAAGGGCTTCTCTCTCAACACGCTCTTCGGATTGGAATCTGAACTTGCCTATATTGCCGGTGATTGATCCTTTCTGCTCCCCAGAAATATGGCAAAACGTGCAAACATAAGGACAACCCCTTGAAGTCATCATTGATACATAGATGTTGGGTTTTTCCAGATCCCCCTGCTTTCTGAGCGAACCACCATGGGGCCGGTTAATAAGTCCTATCCTCTTTAGAGGAAGCTTATGCCTGGCGGGAATCGGCAGATTATCTAAATTCATCTCTATCTCGCCGACCGGATTTATCTGAATTTTTCCATCATTTAAGAAAGCGGCTCCGTTTACACCGGAAAAATCACGGTTTCCCCGACGCAAAACATTACCAATCGTCTGTTCGGCCTCTGAAGTGCAGATAAGATGCGCTCCTGCATCAAAGAATCTTTTCATCTGGGTGCGTGCATTGATTCCGCCCATAATGATTAACTTTTCAGGATAAGCCCGCGATATTAGCTGGACAGTTTCCTCAACCATATAGGTTTGAGGCGTAAATATTGAGCTAATGCCGATAACATCGTAGCTCGCACATTCTTTAATAATAGCTTCCGGTGAAAGACCGACCCTGACCATTCCATTAGAAAGCGGCGTTTCTCTTTCAAATGATTCTTTCATGCTATGCCTATTTTCGTTCCCGACACAGCAGTCCAGAATATCGGCTTCGAAATTATTTTGCTCAAGAGCGGCGGCAAGATATAGATTACCCAAAGATACTTCAGGCTTTACCGTACCGAATGTCTTATCATGACGCTGAGGCGAGTACATCAACAAAAATTTGGGATCCCTAATATTTTTTAGTAAAGGCGGGGAACTATCATTACTTTGCACCTGAGCTCCTGTCTGTATTTTCATTTTTAAGGTACCCTCGACTACAAATTAGCGCTTGAGACAAAATAACAAAAAAGTATTTAGATAACAACTGCCTCTGTGAATAAGAATACCGCGTTATAATTCCTTAATCCTATCTAGTAAATTTTTAGC
>Ga0155677_137_pt1 | contig 19086 bp, 20 predicted proteins | sample RifCSPlowO2_01_FD_107334 | JGI IMG/M metagenome (GOLD analysis project Ga0155677, IMG submission 107334) | Candidatus Yanofskybacteria bacterium RIFCSPLOWO2_01_FULL_41_67 | reverse complement strand
AGTGGGGAGTCCGATATCTTTTTAGTATAAAAAGATGTCGAGCGACGAGGCTCAAATTTGTTAACTAAATTGAGGTTAATTTAACTATTTGTCCGAAGAAATTCAACAGGTCGAAAAATGGGGAGGAGATTAGCTATATTAAACATCAATATTTTTGAAGTGTTTGATTTTGGCCACTCCCCTATCTTTGTCAAACGTCAGGGCGATGACATCAATTTGCCAATCCTGGTCCGGACTATATTTTTTTGAAGCTAGGTATGTTTGTATCGCCCGGTTCAATCTTCTTAACTTCTCCGGATTTATTCTGTTTTCCGGTTCAAAGCCGGCCATCTCTCTTTTATTCGCCTTAACTTCAACAAAAATGAGGACTCCCTCTTTCTCAACAATTATATCTATTTCGCCCCAAGGTTTCTGATAATTTTGGCCCAGAACAGTATACCCTCGCCCCTTTAGATATTGTGCGACATAATCTTCGGCCCATTTTCCAAACTCAATTATTTTTTCATTCATAAAATTAGTCTTATTTTTTAGACTTATGCTCCGAGTATCAACAAAGCGATATTGACACGAATAAGATCAAAATGCTACTCTTTACCTTGTAATTCTCTTCGGAGAATTTTTGTGTTTAAAAGTAAAAATGCTCATTTTTTGTCGTAAAATCTAACCTTTTAGCCTATCAATACTCGATTTAAAAATTCTTTTTCGTCTCCTTCTAGAAGCTTGGTCAGAAGAATAAAGATTAAAAAAATCATCAGCTTAATTAAGAGTGAGCGTTTTGGATTCTGGGGAACTCTGCTCCTCGTTTTTTTGCTCTTGACCTTCAAGGGATCAATTGGGGAAGGCCAGCCGACTTTATTCAGCAATGTAATAGAAAGGTATATTGAGGAAACCTCAGCTACGATCATCGGCCATGTCCCGCCACCGATACAGTTAGCTGAGATAAGTACCTTCGCAGCCGGCAGTGGAGGTTTGGGTCAGGGTGGACCAGAGACCTCAATAACCCCTCTTCCTATCAATGAGAACTCGTTTCTCGCTCATAACCCGGTCAGTACTGATTATATTGATATTAACAGCTCACAACGCAGTGAAATCGTAGAATACACGGTTCAAATTGGAGATCTCCTATCTTTTATAGCCTCAGACTACGGAATTAGTATAAGCTCTATAATCTGGGCCAATAAGCTAAGGGACGCGGATAGTATAAGCCCCGGCCAAGTCCTAAAGATTCCTCCGGTTTCCGGAGTAATCCATCTGGTTGCCAAGAATGACACCATAGCTTCTATTGCAAAGAAGTACGGAGCAGATTCGGCAAAAATAATTGAATTTAATACTCTTCCTCAGAGCGGAGAACTTCAAATAGGTGATGAGATCGTCGTTCCAGATGGAATAGTAAAGAGCATCTATGTGGCAACTAGTGGCTCTTCAACAAGCTCAACCAACAGGTCCTTCTCTTATCTGCCTAATCTAGGGGACTACTTTATGATTCCGACATCTGGTTACAACTGGGGAAGAATTCATGGAAGAAACGGGGTTGATATTGCCAACTCCTGCGGAACACCGATATATGCCGCCGCCGATGGTTCTGTCGCAGTATCTGATGGGGTTGGGTATAACGGCGGATTCGGTAAGTTTATAAAACTTGTCCATGCAAATGGTACGGAAACTCTATATGCCCATGCGACCAAGCTTTTAATCGGTCAAAGTGAGTTCGCCCAAAGAGGTCAGATGATAGCTTTAATGGGCTCTACTGGTCGTTCTACCGGATGTCATTTACACTTTGAGGTACATGGTGCCCGCAATCCGCTAGCAAAGTAAACAAAAACTCGGCAAATTAGCCGAGTTTTTGTTCCGCGCGGAACATTACCCCAACTCACCAACCGTCTTCTCGTTCATTCTAAATCCAATAGCTTCAGCTATGTGGTGATCTTTGACTATCTCCGTGACCTCAAGATCAGCTATCGTACGGGCTACCTTGAGTATCTTATGATAGGCCCTTAAGGATAAGCCCTGCTTATTTATAGCTTTTTTCAATAATAACTTGGCACTTTTTTCAGCTAAACACAGTTTTTCAACATTTTTAAAACTCATTTCTGAATTGCTGAAAATGCCAAGTTCTTTAAATCTTGCCAGTTGTATGTTCCTTGCTTTGTTTATCTTGCCTCTTACTTCCTTCAAAATTTCACTATTTTCTTCAGTTTTATCATCACTTTCACTAATTGTTTCGCGCGGAACATTTACCTGGATGTCTATTCTGTCCAGAAGGGGACCTGACACTTTTTTACGGTATTTTAGTACATTAAACGGCATGCATGTACACTCACTGTTAAGGTTACCATAGTTACCGCAAGGACATGGATTCATCGCAGCAACAAGCATAAATTTAGATGGCAGTTTTACAGAGCCGGAAGCTCTGGAAACAACAACTGTACCATCTTCAAGAGGCTGTCTTAAGCTCTCTAGAACACTTCTTGGAAATTCCGGTAACTCGTCAAGAAAAAGTACACCTCTGTGGGCCAGGCTTATTTCTCCGGGTTTTGGCCACTTCCCACCGCCTACAACGGCTATGGCCGATGTCGTATGGTGCGGATTCCTGAAAGGTCGGTTCAGGGATAAGGGACTAGAATTATCTATTAAACCTACTGAACTATATATCTTTGCTACCTCAATAGCCTCATCAAAAGATAGGGGTGGAAGAATATCAACTAGTGCCTTCGCAAGAAGGGTTTTACCAGATCCGGGAGGCCCGCTCATGAATATATTATGAGCTCCTGATGCAGCTATAATAAGGGCTCTTTTAGCTGATTCCTGCCCCCTTATTGACGTGAAAGAGTCGCCCCCTTTTGAGCTCTTGTCACCTTCGGTGCTTAAAACAGCGGGGGATATGGGCGAAGTTCTGTCTAGGTGGCTTATTACTTGACTTAAACTTTGAGCCCCAATTACGGTAATACCCTTAACGACAGAAGCCTCTTGTACATTATGAAAGGGGATGACTATTTCGTTGAAATTTAGCTTTTTAGCAAGCATGGCTATGGCTAAGATCCCGGAAGTTGGTTTTAGCTCGCCATCAAGAGATAATTCTCCGGCGAAAAGCTTTTTTGATGGATCAAATTTTATTTGCTTAGTCTCAAACAAATACCCTATAGCAATAGGAAGGTCGTATGATGGTCCTTCTTTCTTGATATCAGCCGGAGCTAGGTTTACTATGACCTTTTTTGTCTTTGATTTAGGAGGAGAAAAGCCGGAATTTTTAATAGCAGATCCGATTCGTTCTTTTGATTCTTTTACGGCCGTATCCGGAAGACCGACAATACTAAAAGAGTGGATTCCGGAACTTGAGTCCACCTCGACTTCAATTAATTGAGCATCTATGCCACTTAGAGCAGCCGAAAATATTCTGATAGACAAAAATGTATCTTTCTCCCCTCCGGAGAATGTTTAAAAAACTTAAAATCTTGTTTTTTTAGCACAGCCTATACAGAACAAAGCAGCTGGCATTGCTCTTAGTCTGGCAGGATTAATGTCTGTGGAGCACTTTTCACACCTACCGTATTCACCTGATTTAATCTTATTAATGGTAGTAATTACATCTTTTCTCTCGGTTTCAAGAGTATTAACTAATGCTTGCTGTCTGTCCAGCTCGCCAGCTTCCTGGGCCGCATCTTCTTGGGATTGTCCCACATCTTCGACGCGAACATTAAAATCACCCCGAACTAAGGGATTCTCCGTAGCTATCGAGGCTAGTTCGTTATCAATTTCTTTAACCCTGTTATTGAGGTTCTCTAAAAGTTTTTTTAATTCTTCTTTATCCATTGGACTGTATTAAACTGGGAATAAATCAGCATATCATGATGGAAATTAAAAGGCAAAATGCTAGATACGGTCAAAACTTTTATAATAAAAAGCCCTGATACTCAATGAATTAAGCTAAGTGCTTTAACTTGAGCCAGGGCTATTTAGATCCCTGGCGAAATAAGTCCTCCTAGATAGAAAAAATTATTCCGCCAGAGATCTGAAAATTGAGCCAGCATTTATTACAACTTTTAATAAACACCAGCAAATAAGGATCTATACTGAGTATAGCATCCTGCATTATGCAAAGTCAACATGGCAGTCTGTGGATAATTTGTCACCAATAAAAATTATGTCACCGATAAATGTCACCTTCAAAAAATAGCTTAAAATCTACATTAATTGGTGACATTTGCAGAAAAGAAGCCGGATTGTAATAAACCGAAAGTGACTTATTAACAGAATGATAACAAATAGTGACTGACTTTACTGAGACTAAAGTTGCTTTAAAGACCCTTGATCTTATCAATCGGGAGATAAATAGATTCCCGTGAGTTAGTAATAATAAGGTACTGCTTGCCGGTTAATGATGCCACGACTGCATAATCAATGCTTCTGTCCGGAAAAGGAAAGTTATTATAACGTATAGAGGTATTGCGATACTGGTTATCTAAGAAGTTCTGGCTTGCTTGCTTGCTTACATCTAGCTCAAAAATATTCTTAAAATCGTTGGGCATAGTTAGTTCCCAACGCTTTATTAAGCTGATAATTTTGTCTGTATCCTTAACCTCTGTAATAAAAATCATTCTTTTAGGGACTTCTACTGCCTGGCTGAATAGTTCATCCTGGCCGTATAACATGACTATCCGATTTGTATTGACGTTATCTTTAAGCTCCGCTGGATACTTAACCTCTAGAGTATCTAAAAGTTTGTGAAAATCGTCTATCTTTACTTGATCCGATGACGGTATAAAGTTAATCCTCCTTAGTTCTTTTTTGACCAGCACCTTATTCCTCATGAAGCTTATCAGTACCGAGACTGTTTGTTCTTTATTATCGGGTATCGAAAAATTGTCGGCCGGAACAGCCTTAAAAATTGTCTCCAGCTCGTTAATTACAGGTGTCGGTAATGTTTCGCTTTGAGTTGGAACGGGAGTCGTAACGGTGGTATCTTCTTTGTTGAAAACAAAATACGTAAGAAGAATATATATGGCCAGAGCTACAACGATAGTACTGATGATACCCGTAGTCATGCCACTGCCTATTACTCTGGCAATTAGTCCATACTCGACTTTTTCTTCCGGCGGCTTTGCTACTTTTTTAGGAACTGGGGCGCCAAGAAAAGATGGCAGTGAATCTTGAGAGATTATCCTCTCCGGGTGACGATGCTCCGGTTCTTTTGACTTTTTCTGGGAAAGTGATGGTAGAGGGGGGAGAGGTCTTGGTTCCAATGGACCGGAAACTGGCCTAGGCGATGGCTGAAATGACGGAACCGACCTGACGACAGGGCTTGGTCTGAAAGCTGGTGTTTGTAAAGAAGGGGGTGAAGCTATGGGTGGTGGTACTGCTGTTTGCAAAGGCGTCTTAGCTACAGCAGATAGCGGGGGAGATATTCCATCGACTTTTTGGGTTGATAGGGCTGTTTTTTTAACCTCAAAAACCGTAGGTTTTTGGCCTTGCTTAAGTCTAGCTAAGTCAGCCGACATTGTCCTTATGGACATTCTAATATCTTTCGGCGACTGACCAATGGACGGTATGGGAACAGCTGTTGATGATTCTAGCTTTTTGCCTAATTCCGGAAGTCTAATTCCTGATTCAGCTGACTGAACTGGTAGTGGCGAGAACGTAGTTTTCGGAACCGAAATTGGTCCCAAAGGTACTTGAGATTGAATAACGGACGGTTTTGTTAGCTGCTCTAATATATCAGCGATGGTGAGTGTTTTTTGATCTTTCTCATCCATTCCGTGGTAGGATTTACAAACCTAAGGTTATAAACCAAAAAAATGTTTAAGACCTATTAGCTTGTTACATCTTCATAGTCAGACTAATTCTACCATATTTGCATCATTAGATATAATGGAGATTATCAATTATTACTTCTTTCTCATAGTTAAACTTATCCTGCCCATCTCATCAACACCCTTAACCCGAACGTGAACTTTTTGGCCCATCTTTAGAACATCCGAAACGCTTTTTACTCTCTCATCGCTTATCTCTGAGATGTGAACCATACCATCCTTTCCCGGCATGATCTCAATAAAAGCCCCGAAGTCCCTAATGCTAACAACTCTGCCATCAAACTCGTCTTCCGGCCTTACCTCATAGGTGAGCTCTTCAATCATAGAAATAGCCTTCTTCATTCCCTCGGCCGATATGCAGGTAATAAAAATTGACCCATCGTCTTCAATATCAATTTCTGCGCCAGTTTCTTCGATAATTTTGTTGATTATTTCACCGCCTTTGCCGATAACCGCCCCTATTTTTTCGGGATCTATTTTGATGGTCTGAACTCGGGGGGCTAGAGGCGAAAGATCGGGTCTGGGCTGGGCAATTTTGGAATTCATTTTTCCGAGGATTTCCAGCCGGGCTTTTTGGGCTTGAAGGAGGGCTTTTTCAAGAACTTCACCGGTGATTCCTTCAACTTTAACATCCATCTGCATGGCAGTGATGCCATCTTTGGTTCCGGCAACTTTGAAATCCATATCGCCATGATGGTCTTCGGGACCCTGAATGTCGGTTAAAACTTTATAATTTTGACCTTCCTTATCGAACATAACCCCCATGGCAATGCCGGCTACAGCTGAAGAAACTGGTACGCCACCGTCCATCAAAGCCAGAGATGAACCGCAGACCGAAGCCATCGAAGATGACCCATTGGAGGCCAGCGTTTCGGAAACCATACGAATTGTGTAGGGAAAAGAATCTTTCGGGGGAATAACAGGCGACAGAGCTCTCTCAGCTAAGGCTCCGTGACCGATATCGCGCCGTCCAGTACCTCCGATTCGGCCAACTTCGCCGACGCTAAATGGTGGGAATATGTAATGATGCATAAATCTTTTTTTAGTAAGCTCTATTTCCATTGTTTCTACCCACTGTTCCATACCCGGAGAAGCCAGGGTTAAGGTGGAAAGAACCTGGGTTGTTCCGCGCTGAAACAATCCTGAACCATGAGAATGGGGGAGAACGCCGCAGTCTACGGCCAGTTCTCTTACTTCATCTAATTTTCTGAAGTCGGGTCTTTTTTCGGACGCCAGAATATTCTCATGAACAACATCATTGATCTCCTCGTCGAACAAGTGGACAGCTTCTTTGAGCTTTGCATCAATATTGGAAGTATCTTTAAACAAGTCTTTTATGCGTTGCGATAGGTCTTCCTTCGCTTTGGCCATATTTTCGACATACTCCTGCTTATTCTTGGTATAAATTGCTTTTTCAAGGCTTGAAGCTGAAAAGTCTTTAACCGCCTTGGCAAGTTCTTTGTCCGTTTCGGCTAAAGCAAGCTGTCGTTTTTTGGGTTTTAAATCACCGGAGATAACCTCCTGAAATTTGATGAGTTTTTGAAATTCTTTAAAGCCAGAAACAATTGCTTCGGCAATGTCTTTTTCAGCCACTATTGAAGCTCCGGCTTCGATCATATTTATCCGGTTGGAAGTTCCGGCGGCGACAATGTCAAAGTCGCTTTTTAGCCGTTCTTCATAGGTGGGATTGAAAACTAATTTGCCTTCAATCCGTCCGATTCGGGTACTTGCCACCGGGCCGTTAAAGGGAATATCCGATATCGTTAAGGCTAGAGATGCGCCAAATAATGCCGGCATATCTGGATCGTTTTGTCCGTCAAAAGACAGCACCGTTGCTACGATTTGAATATCATTGCGTATTCGATGATCAAATCGAGGACGCAAAGACCGATCAATCAGGCGTCCGCTTAGAATTGCCTCATCCGAAGGCCGACCTTCTCTTTTCATCCATTTTGAACCTTTAATTTTTCCGGCGGCATAATATCTTTCTTCGTAGTCAACCGAAAGAGGCATATAATCTACCGATTTTGTCGACGAAGACATTACCGCCGTTACAAGAACAGCCGTATTTCCGTACTGAACATAGACCGAGCCGTTAGCCAGGTTGGCTAACCGGCCAATTTCAACTTTCAGCAGTTTTCCCGCGAACTCTTCCTCATACCTTTTAATAGGCATTTAGATCAGGTAAATAACCAGGCCAGACGAGTAACGAGATTCTTCCCAGCCCTAGTTTTTTAAAAAAAACTAGGGCTGGGGAAAACCCCGACTACCTTGTTTCTCGATCTGCCCCGAATTATCTATGAATTATTTCCTATACTTATTAAAATGCTTTTTGCCCACCATTAGTACTTTATCGTAAATCTCATCTAAGTCAAAAAAGTTATTGGCTACTTCAATTGATTTTGAGCTTGTACTTCTCCTGAAACCGACAGTCTCGACTATCAATCCGCCATGCTTTAAATAGCTGATTAATGGCTCAAAATCGCCGTCTCCTGACACTATAACCACTACATCCAACTGTTTGGACATGCCTATGGCGTCAATTGCCAGACCGACATCCCAATCACCCTTTTTCATGCCGCCCGGGAATATCTGCAGGTCTTTGATTTTTAGTTCAAATCCGGCTTTTTCGAGGGCATCAAAAAAGGCCTTCTCTTCTTCGGTGTCGGATTTAACCACATAGGCCACGGCTCTCACGAGCTCCCTGTTAGCTACGGCAATCCTGAGCAGCTCTTTAAAGTTAACCCTTGCTCCGTAGAGGTTCTTTGCCGAATGATACATATTCTGGACATCAACGAAAACTCCGACTCGATGGTTCTTTCTTTGAGGAATTGTGATTTTTTTATTTGTCATCATACTTTTGTTTTATCATACTTACTTGTCTTCTCTTCTTCCCAAGGGAAAACCACCCATTTTTCTTTTTTTCTTGAAAAATACGTCGGTTTACAGTCACTATTCGGACTGTAAAACAAAGTGGCTGTAATATATTTATTCTTGCCGCAAAACAATATTAGGGTTTTTCCAGAATCAGCAATATCATCAACGATAAGAGTGCTTCTGTTAACTAAGGACCCATCTACAATAAGGGGCAGCTCCAGTTTATGAGAAAGCCTAACGGCCAAAGTAAGCCCTCCTCTAGGTATGCCATAGACGGCCTTAAGCGACTGCTTACTTTTTTTAACAAGTTTGGCCAGTTTATTGCAATCTTTCTCGAATTGATTCCAGCTATAGAACTCCTTTTTCATGCTTCATTTAAGGCCAAGCTTCTTCACTAGAGAACTGTATCTTTTGGCGTCCCCCCTTTTCAGATAGTCGAGCAGTCTTTTTCTTTTGGCAACCATTTTCAAAAGGCCGACACGGGAACTGTTATCTTTGCCATGTTTTTTGAGATGTTTCGTCAGTTTTTCGATCTCTTCAGTAAACAAAGCAATCTGGGCTTCGGGAGAGCCTGTATCTTTATCATGAACCCTGAAGTTATTTAGTATTTTAGCCTTTTGCTGTGGAGTTAACATAACATCAGAATTGTAACATAAACTACTTACTTTTACAACAGAACCTGCTATAATTATTATGCGACCCCGCACTACAACAAGCGCAGGACTCCTTGTCACCTATCTCGGGTTATAGTTCGGTATTCGCAACTCAAATTATTTTTTAAAATACACTTATTCGGGTCGCCTTTGATGAGGCGCTTGTTGAGTGACGGAGCAGGCCCCAAATATGTCGGACATTAAAGATTTAAAAATAAGATATCTGGAATATCTGGAGATAGAGAAGAACAAGTCTTTAAAGACCCTTGAGAACTATGGGCGGTATTTAGATAGGTTTCTGGCTTTTGCTAAGATAAAAACCATAGGCCAGCTAAACGAAGACTTAATCCGCCAGTACCGTTTAAATTTAAATCGTCTGCGCGATTCAAAAGGCCGGCCGCTTAAGAAAATAACCCAGAATTATCATGTAATTGCTTTGCGTAATTTTTTAAAGTATTTAGTAAAAGTCGGGATAAAAACTGTTCCGGCTGAGAGAATAGAGCTAGGCAAGCAGGAGGATAGGGAAGTGACATTTCTTGAGCTGGATGAAATTCAGCGTCTTTTTGATGCCCCAGAAGGAATGAATCTTGATGTGATGAGGGACAGAGCAATTCTCGTAACTCTTTTCAGTACCGGTATGCGTGTATCCGAACTGTGCTCGCTTAATCGGGGGGAAATAGACGTTAAGAGGGGAGAGCTATCGATCAGGGGCAAGGGCGGTAAGATAAGGCTTGTTTTTCTTTCGGAGGATGCCAAAAAAAGAATAAATGAGTATATATCCAAACGTTCTGATGTCGACGAGGCCCTGTTCATTAGAATCCCAAAGAGCAAGACATTTTCAAAAGATGACAACTTGCGCCTGACCCCAAGAAGCATCCAGAGAATTATTAAAAAATATTCAATAAAAGCCGGGATAATGGGTAAAAAAATAAGTCCTCATACATTGAGACATTGTCTGCATAGAGAAACAAGGATTTTTCTAGATAAGGAGATCTGCTCGGCCCTTACTCTTTTCAAAAACCGCAACACCTTCGCCAAAAGCATGGATTTTGAAAGGGGTCTATTGAGGGATAAAAAAGTGGTACAGAAATTTAGTCATATGGAAAATAAGTTGATTAGAATTCGAGCTGATGGCCACGAACTTATTTGCACACCCAAACACCGTCTATTTACAATAAATACCGGCGGTATTGATGAAATAGAAGCTAAGGATATTAAACTAGGAACTTATCTTGCTGGGGTAAAAGAAATCAAAATGATCGGGCGCAAGTTTCTTAAACCAGAGATTTGGAGACTTATCGGGTATATTCTGGGTGATGGAGTGATTAACGAACGTTTTCGTGGGGTAAAAATATATGATAAGAATAAGGATTTTTTAAAATTTTATAGTAATATTTTTGAAAAAAACTTTGGTAAGAAACCCTTTTTAGTAAAGAGAGATAGCAATTCCTATAAGCTAATTTTTTATTCAAAAAAGATGGTCAGTTTTTTAAGAAATTACATTCCAATTGGAACCGGACCATACAAGAGAGTCCCCCCTCAATTATTACAAGCGACGGAACCAGAAATTAGACAGTTTCTAGCCGGGATATATGATGCCGAAGGTAACAGCGGCACCATAAAAATTTTTTCCTCCAGCAAAGAACTGCTAAAAGATCTGCAAATGCTATTAATACGGCTCGGTATAGATAGTCATGTTTTAGAAAGAAATCGTATGGTAAAATTGCCTCAAGGTAAAATCATTCCCAATACAATTTTTACCCTCCATGTCCTTGATAGGGAAGGGCAAAAAAAGTTTAAAAAACTTATTCCAACTTTGAAAAAAGATATAATCTATCAAGGAAAAGCTGACAAAATAGAGTCTGATAAGATTCCTGCTCAAACTTTGATATCTCAAATCCTGGATTCTTTACCCGAGAAAAGCGGATTCCATCAATATCTTGAAAAAAAATATAATATAAAGTACCTACGAAGATATAGGTGGTTGGCACCGACAAGAAATCTACTATCCAAAATAATCCTCGGCCTAAAAACCTTTAAAAAAGGTGAGAATTTCTCAAGTGTAGGCCGACTTTTAGAGAGTCTGGCTGATAATTCAAATCTCATCTGGCTTAAGGTTAAAAAAATTAACAATATAAAAACTGACGAACAACAAGTTTTTGATTTTGGCATTGATTCGACTCACAATCTCATTACAGATGGATTTATCTCTCATAATTCGTATGCCACAGACCTTCTCCGTAATGGTGCTGATATCCGCTCAGTCCAGTCTATGCTTGGCCATGCCTCAGTGACAACAACCCAGATATACACCCACGTAACGGACAAACAATTAAGAGAAGTCCATCAAAGGTATCATAATAGAACCAGGAAGTAGAAATAAAAAAAGCTACGCAATATGCGTGGCACCCTTGACCTCCAGGGCGAGGAGTACTCTTTTTCGGAAAAGTACAGGAATCCGTTGTGATTCAATTTGAGAAGCGGAAGGTTAACGTATATTGTCGACCATGCCGCGCCAAGACCTTAATCTTCACGATGGATTCGGAAAATTGGCCCATCTCAAACTTCACAGGCTCAACGTCCTTTGAGTCGACGAGTCCCCACCCATCGGGGAAACGAGCGTAGGTAGCCGACCAAACCTCCTCTGTCTGCTCCACGCCTCGATAGAAAACATTGAAGCAGATATAGTCTTTTCTTGAAAAGTAAGAGGCAAAGCACGGCCTTTCATCTGACTCGCGACTCTCGGTCCAGTAGGCAATCACAAGCGCCTTCGAAATCTTCTTGACCGCGGCACCATTTTGAATCATTCGATGACGCCAAGCCTCCATATTTTGGTTCATAGCACACCCTCCATTAAAAGAACTTCCCAATTCTGAGACCGCGAATAATTTCGTAGTCTCAGGAAAGGGGCGAAACTTAGTTTCGCCCAGGTTGACCACCACCATTAGGAGCCCTCTTTTGCAGCAAGAGCACGAATCCGTTTGATCAGTTGATCTTGACGAACCAGTCGGCGGGGAAAAGTCTGTCGTGGCCGACGATCCGAACGAACTGCCAGTCGCCGAACTGGCTCGAAACCACCTCAGCGACCGTGACCGTGTCCGCAACGTCATGAAGAATGGTGTCTCCGTAGCCGCCACGCTTACTGGAACCGATGAGTTCGAGACGATCACCAAGCTGGAACATGGTATCCTCCTTAAAGAACTGTTGGGCACCAGTGCCCTTTGTCAACGTTCTACCTCAAGTATATCATGTTAGTTTGCAATTGTCAACGATTTTAACCATTGTATTGAAATAACGCCGATATATTGTGGATAAATGTTGTTGACAATTTTCAACAAACTATGATATAATGGCTATATGATAACTGAATACTTACAAAAACTGGGTTTAAGCGATAAGGAGATAGCTTTGTATCTGGCTATTTTACAGAGGGGAAAAGTAGATATTCCCGAAGTTGCTAAAATAACCGGCATCAACCGAACCACGGTTTATAGTGTGGCGAGTGAGTTGGTGTCCAAAGGGTTTATATCGCAAGATCTTGGAAGTCGTCCAAATATGCTGATAGCCCAGGATCCTGAGCAACTAAAAACCTATGTTAACAGGCAGCGGAACATCGTTGACAGCTTAATACCAGAACTTCATACTATTTCAAAAAACACAGAATATTCCGTGCCCAAAATTAAATTTGTCTCAGAATTGGATTTGGAGAGTTATCTATATTCCGAAGCGGATAGGTGGGACAAGAGCATGGCAGAAACAGACTCAACGCTTTGGGGCATGCAGGATCCTACTTTCGCTCCCCGCTACCAGAAGTGGATCAAATGGTATTACACCAGACCTCATACCAAAGATTTCAAAGTTAAGGTCATTACTAATTCAGAAGAGAAAGGAATGCCTAAGTTACCACAAAGAGAAATTATGTATTTCGGCGATAAATTCGATTTTAATTCAGCAGTCTGGATCAGGGGCAATTATATAGTCATGGTTTCATATAAAGAACAACCGAATTATTTAATTGAGATTTATGATAAACGTTTAGCACATAATCTGCGGGAGTTATTCAAGGGAATATGGGAGTATAAGGAAAAATTTTAAAAATAAGATATTATAAAAGAACTATGTCCGAACGAGTTGAGCCACAAGAGCCAAACCAAAATCATATCGAACAAGAAATTCAGCAGAAACTGGATACCTTTTTTGCGGGAGAATTTATTGAATATAATCCGGAATCACGCGATGTGGCATTCAATGCTCTGACACAAGCTTTAGCATATAAAGAAGGTTTTAACCCGAGTAAATTAGACATTAACTACGGCTTTACTACAGATGAGAAGGCGGCCGAGTTAGAAGTCGTGGATTTAGATGAATCTACCGGAGAATATTATTTAGTATTAATTATACGCAATAAATTTACTGAAGGCGAAGAGGACAAACCAAAGAAATGGAAGTTTGAATATCATCTCAAAGTTAGCCCTAAATACATTGAAAAGTATAAGAAAACTCAATAAGTTCTTCACAACCATTCTTCGCGTTCCTCCTTCACTAAAATTTCGAAGGACCAGAAAACTTCGGATGGCAAGTAAGAATAAATAAAATCCCCGCAATTACGGGGATTACTGTACATATTGATTCATGGTATCGATAAAGGCCAGCGGGTCAACATATACATCATTTAATTTGTCTTCACCCCTTACTTTTATCGCAAAATGAAGATGGGGTCCGCTCCGTCTTGCATTGCCGCTTTGACCGGATATGCCGATTATTTGATTTTTTTCGATGGTATCGTTGACTTGAATATCTCTCGCGTTTAATCTCCTCACTCCTTTTACAACAACCTCATCCCTTATCTTGCCGAAGCTCGATAGGTGCATGTAGATAGAAAAAATTCCTGATCCGTGATCAATAATAACCATATTTCCCTCTGTAGAAAAATTCCTAGCTATTAAGGCCACTCTACCTTTGTTTGTCGCCTTAACTGGTCTATTATGTTTTCTTGTCGCAGGGTTAAGAGTTATCAGGTCAACGCCGCCGTGGCCTTCTCCGAAGGAACTGGACTGATCTCCGATTGTTCTGGAGGCATCAACGACGATGCGGTCAAGAGGCCTTATAAAATTACCTTCAAAATACTTTTCAAAATAACCGCCGTTATTAAAGGCGTCTTCAATTATGGCTCTCTCTCTTCGCCACTTGGCTGTAGCATTGAAAGCACTCCTGTTTCTTGCGGGGAAATTTTTAGGAAGAATTTCGATCTCATAAACTTCTTGGCTAAGTTCTACGCTTTTTAGGCATTCAACAACGTATACCGGTTCTTTGCCTATCTTTGCTGTAACGTCTATGCCAATGAAAACCTGATGCTCTCTGTTGGGCTGAAAAACCTTGCTAAAAGCGCTAATGCAAGCCGGCAGGAGCTGTTGGTTGTTAATACGGATAATAGCGACTCCGCCTTGCTCAACTTGAGGGTTTAATACTTCAAAATTTTGGACTTGGGTATTGCTCTGCGCTACAAAAAATAGAAACAGCAGTAATAATATTTTCAAAGTTCGCCTCCTTTAATGAACTTATTGAATAATATACAGATACATAGGTGGCTGTCCAGGCCGAAGATCTTCTTTGGCAATCGGCCAATCTTCTATCGGCCACGTGTAGGCAATTACTCTGGCGCCTTTTTTGAGTTCTTTTTCCAACCTTAATTTAGCTTTTGGATTTACCTTAGGAGTTAAAAATAGATATACAATATCAGCGTTACTTATATCCGCATTCCAGAAATCTCTAAATTCTATTTCGGCATTTTTAACAAAAAAAGATCTGGTCTTGGCGATTAGGTAGGGGAGCAGGGAAATCTCAAATCCAACTGCCTGAGCTCCGGTTTTTGCCGCCGCAAAAACTATTTTTCCGTCACCGCAACCAAGATCGTAGAATTTTTGGCCTGGCTTAATATCGGCTAATTTAAAAAATCTATCTAAATCTCTGGACCAAGTAGGGAACCATGGCGCCGCTCTCAGGCCGGCATAGGCAGAAGTTCCGAGGAACAAGAATAAAATTAAAATAATCCAGTTCATCTATAGGTCGGGTTCTTTTCTTTTTTGTTTCGAGTTTCCCAACGGGCTAGGGCAAAGAATAAGCTGGAGAGGCGATTAAGGTAAGATCGAATATTCGAAATGTTAGAATTGTCGGAAATGTTTATTTTTTTCGATTCGAGCATATATAAAACCGCTCTCTCTACGTTTCTCGACTTGGCTCGTATAAAATCAAGCCAAGCTGATGCCTGATTAGTTCCCGGGATCACAAACTTTTTTAAAGGAGGGAGTCTTTTCTCAATGTTATCGATTATTTTCTCCACCTCCATTACTTTTAAGTGTTTAAATTTAGGTACTCTAAAGCTTTCTTTTAGCATAATATTGGCCACGTGAGACTGGATAATAAAAAGACTTTCCTGAACCTGGTGGAGGGTATCTTTTAATTCCTTAGTTATCTTATAACCCACCCGTCCGTTGGGTAAACTTTTTAAAACTCCGAGCATGCTGTTGAGCTCGTCCAGCTGTCCGAGTGCTTCAACTTCAACGCAGGTCTTATTCACAGACTTTTTTCCGACGTAGCTTTTTCCTTTGTCGCCCTTCCGAGTATAAAAAACTCCCATAGTCCCCTCGCGTGGAATCGAACCACGATTTGAAGATCCGCAATCTCCTGTCCTATCCGTTGAACGACGAGGGGTTAATTGCTGTTTTACAACCCGATTTTTCGGGCAATGATGTCGACTAGAGAATGCTCATGCTCTTTCTCCGCCAAAAAGTTTACCAAAAGAGAGCGGATGGTAAGAGGGTTATTGTTCTCTATAGAAACCTTTATATGGGGCATATACCACTTTCTTGATTCAAGGCTCAGCTCTTTAAGATTGCCCGGATCGTAGTGTATCCAAAAAGATTTCAGGTCTTTATAGTAATACAGATTTTCGCCTATGACTATACCGGCCTGATCTATCTTGATCTTAGATACATCCGGTCTCTTACCTGAATAGAGTACCAGAACCAGTGATGAAAGAAGTAGGAATATCGCCGTAAGAGTATCCTTATTCCAGAGAAGCATTGCTCCGCCTCCTGCGGCCAGTGCTATAACCAAAAGCGACAGATATTTTTTTTGAGGATTAAAATAAAACGAAGGCGCCTCCCACGAAATTTGGGGGGATGCTTCTTTATGCGGCGGGGGAGGGGGAAGATCGGGAATTTCTTTTTGCCCAAGTTTTCTTTCCGATTTCTCGGATCGGGTAATTCTCTTGGATTTTTTTCTTAAATCAAGGACTTGGGACATATTTTTATATTTTAATCTTTGGCGGTGTGTATTGAACGAAGTTCGAATGTATTTTGAATTGAATCCTGACGACCAATGATGCGCGCCTCGGACACGCTCGCGGACTCGCGTGTGCAAAAACCAAAAAATTTCCTTGCATTTTTCTCGCGCCTCCTCCCCCCACCCCTCCGCCGCGAAACGGAAAAAGAAATGGAAAGGAAATTTTTGGTTTTGCTTCGCCGTTTCAGACTACAAAATGAACATTTGTATTATAGCATTTATGGTTCTTTGGAGTTGTTCATTTCTCCGTCCTCACGGCGACCGAGGCGCTTCCTCTCCACGTTCTGTGGTAGCTCTAGGCTTCGTGACTTCGATACTGGTCGTGGTTAACTAATACCTATTTACTAATTATACTATCAAATCCTCGATCTAAAGCTGCCTTTGCTTTTTCTGGTTCTCTCGTAAGCCAATCAAGCATAGTAAAAGCACCTATCGGATGAAGACTCTTCTCTTGTGTAAGTCTTTTAAAACTCCACCCTTCAATTTCGAATTCTGGTAAGTCGCCAGTTTCTAAAAACTTCTCAAATTCAGTTCGTAAAAGTTTAGGAAATTTTTCGATATCTTCAAGGGTAACCGCAAGAGTATGTTCTTGAGTATAATCGTGAGGCCATTTTTCCTGAATCTTCTTTTTTATTTGTGATATTTCCATATTCAAATTTATTGTCTATTAAAATAATGCTTAGTACCTTGTGTTAATTTTTTGTAAACAGACTCTCTTATTTTTGTATCATTCTCAATTAAAGTAAGACTTTCTTGGCTAGCTGTTGATTTTTCTTGCTCGCGCAAATTCAAAATCCATTTGTGGTATTCATCAAGCTTTCCATCTGCCATTGCCTGTTGGTATTCTTTATACACAGCATATTCATGGCGAAAATCGTAATTATAAACTGATACCTCATCATAAAATTCTTTTTTACTCTCATCATCAGTTAAATCAACTTCTTTATCGCCTTTATATTCTCGAACTGCTTTTTTAAATAAATTAAATCCTTCCTTCCGAGCAACATAAGCTTCCCATTTTTCATGAGTTTCCATGTAGGGCATATATTCCTCTGGAAACACATCATCACGCAACAATATGATTACCTTACCATCTTGATCAAAATTTATTCCTTTTGTTTGAAGTATTTCTTCATCAGTTTTATCGGGATATTTGAGCTTTACCATCTCAAGAAATTCTTCTTTTGATACTGGCACAACATCAATATTATTAGCAAAAAATTGCTCGGCTTTATTTTCTTCTGTTAGTGGTTGGTTATCTATAAAATCAAGATTTGTACTTTTTGAATCTGTACTCGAATTAAGTTTTATATCTACATTTCCAGAGAATTTATCAGTTTTTAATCTTTTTGTAGATGCACCTTTACCGAAACTCATTACCGAGCCGATTTTCAATTTCAAATGCAGTTCTTTCTCTGATTCTCCTGGCCCAAAAGTAGAACCGTCTCGTTCTAGTTCTAAATCTGAAGGAACTTCAGATTTGAAAGCAACTGGAACGTTATAACCAGCTTGCCTAAAAACTTCTATCATTTCTCCTAAACCAACCATGTTGGTCGTTGGATCAACGGGGATCCATCTCCCATCTGATAACTGGATTTCAACCCAAGCGTGAGCTGAAGTGGTATCGCGATCTAATTCTACCGATCTAAAAACTGGCTTGCCGGTATCTGGTCGAGTTACATTTCTAAGACTAACTCCGCTATTTGCATAAATACCTTTCATTTTTGCGGATTGTGCCGCAACAAGATAAGCGGCGGCCATAATTTTACAATCACCGAAGCCGTTTTTTAGAAAATCATTAAGTTCAAGTTTCCAAAGACTTGGATTTGGTCCAAATCTTTTTTCAAGCCATTCTTTCAGTTCAGGATTTTCTGCTCCCGCCGTTTCCATAACATCAGGATAGGGATATTTTAATTTACTGCGGACTAATTCCGTTAAAGCCGCAAGACGTTCTTCTTCGGGAAGTTCTGATAACTTTTCGGCTTCTTCCATAAGGGATAGTGCTTCGCCTTCAAATTTTACTTCTACAGAATTAGAACCTAAACTGTCTCCGTCTTGAACTTCAATCGGTTCTTTCCTAACTCGAATATTTATCGGAAATTCCTGTTCTGGTGTTAATTCAATGCCGTCAAAATGCAACTGCCGTTGTAATTTTTTTTGTGGTTCTGAACTTTCTAACTTATTTGGTTGTGGGGCTTCAAATCTTTCCATATTTATTTCAAAAGTTTATCAGTTGTAACCCCGAGCGCTTGCGCCAACCTCTCCAACTGCTGAATAGTGATATTCTTCTTCCCATTCTCAATCGCGCTCATATAACCCCTATCCATATCAAGCGCTCGGCAAATGTCGCCTTGCGACATTCCCTTACGGGTACGTATTTTCTTGATGTTATCCCCAAGTCTTTT